>Ga0156309_120_pt1 | contig 1360 bp, 1 predicted proteins | sample RifCSPlowO2_12_FD_107957 | JGI IMG/M metagenome (GOLD analysis project Ga0156309, IMG submission 107957) | Candidatus Giovannonibacteria bacterium RIFCSPLOWO2_12_FULL_44_32 | reverse complement strand
ATTGTCTTTTAACGTTTGTACGCCGCGTTCGTTTCCTGGGATTACCGATGAAGAAAAAATAACGGTGTCTCCAGGTTTAATATGGATATGCCTGTGTTCGCTGTTTGCGATGCGCATGAGTCCGGCGTTTTCCTGTCCCTGCGCGCCAGTTGATAAAATAAGAATTTTATCGTCTTTGTGTTTTTCAAGCTCCTCAACTTGGATGACGGTGCCCGGTTTATATTTGATGTAACCCAACTGTTTCGCGATCTCCAGATTATCTTTCATACTTCGGCCGTTGATGGCTACTTTGCGGTCTAGTTTTTCCGCGATATTAATAATTTCGGCCATACGGGTTATCATTGACGCGAAGGTTGAAAGTATGATGCGGCCTTTTGCATCCCTGAATGTTTTTTCTAGATTCGCCTCTACCAATCTTTCTGAAACGGAATGCCCCTCAAAGTCGGCATTGGTGCTGTCCAAAAAAAGCGAATGGATGCCGAGGCGGCTTAAGCGCTCGAATTCCTGAAGGTTCTGTACCGTATCCAATTGGTCATAGTCAAGCCGGAAGTCCGCGAAATGTACCATCAATCCGGCTGGGGTGTGGAGCGCGACGCCGGTCGTGTCGGGGACGGTGTGTGATACTCCGAAAAATTCCGCTTTGAAATGTTCGGATAATTTTACCGTGTCGCGATTTTTTATCTCAATGAATTTCATTTTTGGGACATTCGGAGTTTCATTAAGCCGTTTCTGCAGTATCTCACGGATAAGGCGTGTGCCGTAAATTGTTGGGTTGCCTAAGCGTTCCAAAACATAGGGGACCGCTCCGAAATGGTCGTAGTGCCCATGGGTTATCAAAAGCGCCTTGATATTTTTTCTCTTTTTTTCTAGATAGCTTGTGTTGGGGATTATCCAGTCAACGCCGGGAGTTTCCTCGACGGGGAATTGAATACCCATATCAATGATGATTATCTCATCGTTATATTCGAAGAACGAGCAATTTCGCCCGACTTCTTCGAGACCTCCAAGCGGGACATAGTAAACGGTGTCGCGTTTTAAGGCGTGGGCGTGGTTTTGCGGCTCGTGTCCCGTAAGCGAGCCTTCTTTATAAAATTTGCGGTCTTCAGACGCGCTAATTCGTACATTTGTGCGGACGCGGCTAACGCTTGTTTTCTCCTGGCGATGCGTTTGATGCGGGCTTTTATTATCCTGTCGCGTTGGACGCATCGGTCCTCGGGCTGGCCAGGCAGGATCGTCATTTAAAGTTCTTATTCTTGGTTTCTGATTTCTTCTTGGCGGCATATTTTGATAGTTTTTAGTTATTAGTAATTAGTTGATAAATAAATTTCGGCTTGTTCTCCTTGTGGGAGCGGGTTTAACA
>Ga0156309_116_pt1 | contig 24494 bp, 21 predicted proteins | sample RifCSPlowO2_12_FD_107957 | JGI IMG/M metagenome (GOLD analysis project Ga0156309, IMG submission 107957) | Candidatus Giovannonibacteria bacterium RIFCSPLOWO2_12_FULL_44_32 | reverse complement strand
TAAAAAAGATGACCCCTGTTGAATACAGAAATCATCTTTTAGATTGTGCTCCGTAGCTTTATTAACCGTGTCTACTTTTCGGGGTACAGATCAGACGGCGGTTTTTTTTAAAATCCCGATATCAATTTGAGCAGCATTTCACGGGATTTTTCGGGCTCTACAGCGGCGCTATCGGCTATTTCATAAATAGCATCCAGATCGGAATTTAATTTGCCTTCTGGGCCTTTGGGCGCCGATTTTTCAGTTTTCCAAAATTTCTTAAGAAGCTTGTTGGCCGGTGAATTCGGCCATATAACCCTGTCTTTTTGTAAAATATCCGTTCGCATGATATTTTTGAATGCGATCTTAAAAATTACCAGATTTCTGTGGTCTTTGTATAAAGACAGGGAAAAATCGTTTTCTCCTACTTTATAAACCGCTGTTAGCATTCCGTCCGTTTGCCGGTACCAGAGGACCTTTTTTTCTTCCGTCGCCCGCCTCAATTGTCCGACCGTATATTCAACGCTCATTTTTTGATGCCTATTTCTGTTTTCAATCTATAATTCTTTGCGCTCTTTTGCAAGCCATTGACTTCATTAATATTTAATGTAAAAATGATTTAGAAAATATTATGAGGACAAATAACATGAGGATACTTCTTATAGGTCTTGGGCAAATTGGTTTGGGGCTGATCGTGCCGGTTTTTCAAAAAGCGGGTTATGAAATCATTGGGACGGATGCCAATGTTGAAAGGCTTAGCCAGCTTCGCAACGGTTATATTCTGGAAACGCCCAATGAAACTTCCAAGCTTATGATTAATGTAAAAGAAATGAGCGAAATCGCGGGAGAATTTGATCTGGTCATTACTTCGGTCGGCAGACAGCATTTAGGCAAGGTAGCAGACTGGCTGAAGGACAAAAATATTTCGGCACCGGTACTTTTGGCGGAAAATTTGCCCGATCCGGTAAATATTTTTTCAAGACAAATACCAATTGTTGTAGACAGGATTTGTCCGCGTGTTGAAAAGCAAAATGGTACGTTGGTAGCAGTTGCTGAAGATTACTTCAAAATCGTAGTTCTAGACGATCCGTTGACGCACAGATTGAGCCTGATCAAGGGTGTGGAGATAGAAAAAACCGAAGAGGATGTTGAGGCAAAAAGAAAGAAAAAAATGTTTACGGTTAACATTTCTCACGTATTGGCTTCGCTTTATGGACAACGGCTAGGCTGTTTACTAGTGGAAGAAGCCGTGCAAAAGCCTGAAATATCTTCAAAAATCCAATCTGCCATTGCAGAAATCGGGCCCTGGCTTGGACTTGATGGTAATCAGGTTTCTGCCAAGGCGGAAGAAATAATTAAGCGTTTTTCAAGCCCATTAAATGATTCTATGTCCAGGATAGTTAATTTAGACAAAAAGGCATCAGCACTTCGTTATATTGAAGTGCCGCTTAACGGATTGCGTTCTCTGGGTAGTCCAGCACCAACACTTGAAGAAGCGTATAAATTATTAACCGCTTAGCAAAAAACTTCGCGGTTTTTAAATTTTCCTAATCTCCTCGGCGATTATTGAGGGGAGGTCCTTCCTGAAAGAATATTGGCCGGAGATGAGTACGCAATTGTTGTCCATGATGTGTTCGCCGAATTGCCGGAGCGTCCGCGGAAAAACCACGCATTCGATCTCATCCGTCATGTCTTGCAGTTTCAAAAAAAGCATCGCCTCGCCTTTTTTTGTGATTATCCTTCTTGAATTCAAGATCAGGGCGGCGATAACGGCTTGAGGTCCGTATGTGCCGCCATTTTTGGTCTTGAAAGATTTAATGGTTATAGCGTTATTATTTTTCTTATTATTTGTATTATTGAATTTTTCCAAAGGGTGTCCGGAAACATAAAGGCCCAAAAGCTCATGTTCCCATGCGAGCTTTTCTTCGAGATTTGCTGGCGCCGTTTTCTCCAGCCTCAATTGGGGAAGGGAAGTTTTGTCCGCCATCAATCCGAAAAGGGAAGACTGGTTCCCGGCTTTTCCTTGATGATGCGATTTTGTAAATTCCAAAATGCGTTCTATGTTTTTTAATATTTCATTTCTTTCCGTGAATTTATCCAGCGCTCCGGCTTTGGCCAATGATTCGAGCGATTTTTTGTTCAGGTCCTTTGATTCTACGCGCTCCAGAAAATTTGCGAGCGATCTGTAAGGGCCGTTTTTATCGCGCTCGGCAATGATAGCTGCGACAACGTTTTCACCGACATTTTTTATGGATGTAAGCCCGAAGCGGATTTCTTGATTGTCGCCGTCGGGAATAGAAAATATTTCATTGCTCCTGTTGATATCCGGCGGTAGGACAGAAAGCCCGAGCTCCTTGCATTCTTTGATCAAAAAAGAGATGCGTTCTGTGTCTTTTTTATCGGCGTTAAAAAGCGCCGTCATAAATTCCAACGGATAATAATATTTGAGATAAGCGGTTTGGAAGCTTAAGGTCGCGTATGCGGAAGCGTGAGCCCTGTTGAAACCATACCTGGCAAACGGCTCCAATAGCTCGCCGAGCTCTTTCGCTGTCGTTTCAGGGATATTATTTTCCATCATGCGCTTAACAAGTTTTTCTTTTTGCTCTTCCAGGAGTTTTCTTATTTTTTTACCTATTGCTTTCCTTAAAATATCTGCTTCCGCCATTGTAAATCCGCCCAAGTCTGCGGCTATCTGCATGACCTGTTCCTGATAAACAGCGATACCATAAGTATTTTTTAATATCGGTTCAAGTTTTGGATGCAGAAATTCAATTTTTTCTTTGCCGTGTTTTCTTGCGATAAAACTTGGGATAAGCTCCATCGGGCCGGGTCGAAAAAGCGAAATCATCGCGATTATATCTTCAAAGCCCGTCGGCTCCAACTCCTTCAGGTATCTTGTCATGCCGGAGCCTTCCATTTGAAAAACTCCGACCGTTTTTCCTTCACCGAGCATTTTATAAGGATTAGGATCGTCAAAATCTAAATTTTCAATATCTATTTTCTTGCCATGCCTTTGCTTTATTGCGTTCAAGGTATTTTCTAAAATTGTCAGATTTTTGAGACCCAAAAAATCCATTTTAAGGAGACCGAGGTCGGCGATGCCGTGCATGTCGAACTGCGTGACGATAGCTTCTTTTCTCGCGTCATCATCGCCGCGCAATGTGGCCCTCTGCAAAGGCACAATTTCGGTAAGCGGTTCTTTTGTGATTACGACACCGGAAGCGTGGACCGAAGCGTGCCTTACGACACCCTCTAATTTTATCGCCGCATCGAGCATTTTTTTCGCGTCAGAATTCGTTTCGTAGATCTTTTTGAGGTCCGGAACTTCTTTTAAGCATTTCTCCAAATAGCCCTCCTTTTCCCCCTGGTTCGGGTTAAAAGGTATCATTTTGGCCGTTTGATCGGCTAATGCGAGGCTAATGCCGAGTGCGCGTCCAGCGTCCCGTATTGCAGCGCGCGCGGCCATTGTCCCGAACGTGATTATCTGCGCCACATGGTCTCTGCCGTATTTTTCTGCGACATATTCAATAACTTCATCTCTTCTGGTATCAGCGAAATCCAAATCTATATCAGGCGGTTCTATGCGTTCAGGGTTCAGAAATCTTTCAAAGATCAAATTATATTTAATAGGATCAACATTACTGATATTTAGTACGTATGATACAAGCGATCCTACCGCCGAACCGCGTCCGGCACCGGTTACAATTCCGTGCGTCTTCGCCCAATTTACGAAATCCCAAACGACCAAAAAATATTCTACGAATCCGGTTTTCTGCAGAACGGATAGTTCGTAGCTTAGACGGTCTTCGATTTCCTTGCCAGGGTTCTTGCCGTAGCGCTTTGTTAATCCTTCCTTACAGAGTTTTTCCAAATATGAAATAGCCGTTTCTCCTGGCGGCATGGGAAAGCTCGGAATTTGGATTTTTCCAAGCTCCAGTTCCAAATCGCACATCTCCGCGATCTTCAAAGTATTTTCAACGGCTTCAGGCGTATCCTTAAAAAGTTCTTTCATTTCTTCCGGCGAGCGCATCGAATAGTCGTCGTCTTTCATTGTCAGGCGATCCTCGTCGTCCAATTTGGTGTTCGTCTGCACCGCCAAAAGAACATCGTGAGCGGACGCGTCTTCTTTTTTTAAATAATGGATATCCTGTGTTGCGACGAGCGAAACATCGTATTTTTTTGCGAAGGCAATGATATCTTTTATCAGCTTTTTATATTGAGGCACGCTCGGATGGCTCCCTATTTCAATAAAAAAATTTTCTTTTCCGAAAATGTCCAGATATTCCTTCAGAAGTTTTTTCGCTTTTTCTTCGTCGTTATTTAAAAGCGCTCTCGGAATTTCTCCTGTCATGCAGCCGGAAAGCCCAATAAGCCCTTCTTTATGCTTCATTAAAACTTCTTTATCTATCCTCGGCTTGTAATAAAAACCTTCCAGGTGCGAGATGGTTACCAATTTTACAAGATTTTTATAGCCGATATTATTTTTTGAGAGCAGTATCAGATGGTATCTTTTGTCATCAATGCCGGGCATCTTTTCATAAAGAGAATTTGCGGCGACATACGCCTCCAAACCGATGATCGGCTTTACGCCGATTTTTTTTGCTTTTTTATAAAATTCGATCGCGCCATAAAGATTGCCGTGGTCGGTAATGGCTAGCGCCGGCATCCCCATCTCTTTTGCCGACTCCAAAAGACTATCGGTCTTTGCCAGGCCATCCAAAAGCGAATAGTGCGAATGGGTATGTAAGTGGACGAATGACATGATATTTTATTTTTGCATTATTTGTGCTTCAATGCCAATGGATTGATAGGGTGTAACCGTGGTCTTGAAACTGCTTGAGCGCATATATACGGCCGGCGCCTCCTACAAGGAGGCAGCATTGAAAATGCTCTGCCTTTTAGAACGGAATTTTAGCGTGTCGAGCGATATTTTGGGTGAATTTACCGGTGATATTGCTTCGATAAATTCTGTAGTAAAAGAGTATTGCGGGCATATTATCATATTGGGCTATTGGCAGAGGCGCTTTAAAAAACAGGAAGTGTCGCTTGCCGTAAAGCCGTCACACATAGGTCTTGAACATTCTTACGGAGTTTTCCAGAAAAATCTGCACATTCTAGCCGGTGTCGCGAAAAAACACAGAGTGTTTCTCTGGGTTGACGCGGAAAAAAGGGGCGATAGGGAAATCGTGACGACTTCAATTATCAGTGAGCGCGCACTTGGATATGATAATATCGGACAGGCGATGCAATGCGTTCATTCTGACGCGAAAGTGTTTCTGGAAAAGCTTTTAAAATGGAACATCGCGATACGTTTCGTGAAAGGCGCCTATACTGATGGCGACTTGAAAAAGGACAAAGATATCGTCGCAAATTTTAAAGATTGTTTTTGGACGGCGCTTTTTCATTTTAAAAATAGTCCGGTAAAATCAACGGTCGCCGTGGCAACCCATGATAGCAAGCTGATAAATTACGCGCTAAAATTCTGCGAGATCGACCACGAACTCCGGCCGTTCATCCAGATTCAAATGCTTTACGGCATACGCGTAAAATTGCAGATGGAACTGATCAAAAAGCTTTCGGCGATTGGCGTGAATTTATTGATTTATGTGCCATGGGGCTCTGACCGCGTTGGATTTCTCAAGCGCCGGCTTGCCGAGGGAATCCACCCAAGCGCGATGTGGCTATTCGTGAGAAATATTTTTGAAACACTACGATACAATAAATAGGAAAAATTATGTATCATTTATGTGTGGGAAAATACATTATCGGAATTGATGAAGTGGGGAGGGGGCCGTTGGCGGGGCCGATGATGGTCGGCGCGGTGGCTTGCGCAATTTCTAACGACCAATTTCTAACTACTAATCTCCAAGGGATTAGAGATTCGAAAAAACTTACCAAATTGCAGCGCGAGAAATGGAGCAAAAAGATCTGGAAGGAAAAAGAAGAAAGCGGGAATATCAAAATCGCTATAGTTTCCGTCAGCCATTCAACTATAGATAAATATGGAATAGCTCAATCAGCGAAGCTCGCGGTCGCCAAGTGCCTTAAGATTTTGGTTAAAGACGGCGATGAATATGAGATAATGCTAGACGGAAGCCTTTACGCGCCGGCAAAATACAAGAATCAGCAAACGATAATAAAGGGGGATGAGAAAATTCCGATAATTTCCGCGGCATCCGTCATTGCTAAAGTTTACCGCGACAACATGATGAAAAAAATGCACGAAAAATATCCACAATACGGTTTTGACACTCATAAGGGTTACGGCACAGTAGCGCATATTGCCGCCATCAAAAAGCATGGTCTCTCCGCTATTCATCGCCATAGCTTTTGCCGAAATTTCGTTTAGTGCTAATCTAAAATCAGATTATCATGGCTCGCAATGCTCTTGGAAAGCAGTTATGACCTCGCTTTTATAGACGAAGAGCTTGCGGCTCTTCAGGATTATTTTGAAATTTTCGGAGATATTATAACTGAAAAGGATGTAAACGAGCGGGCGCATGAGGCTTGCGCGAACATATGTAAACATCATCGGTTGCTTGTTATTTACGATATGGATTGCCTCATCGAAATGCTGCGCGGGCATTTTTTGCCTCAGTTAAAAACGATAATACCCGCACGGTTTGATTTAGGAGTTATGCTGTGGACAAAGAGTCCGAGACCGGATGGGCTACTGCCGAGCTTGTATTTTCAGATAGTCGCACAGCCGGAGGTCAATGCTTTTGTGGCACACACAGTAACGAATCCCGACTCGAGAGTATCAATGTTTGGGGAAAGGGGCCAAAAATACTGGTTGGTGATCATACGGATGGAAAAGGCGAATATTTACGACAGAAAGCTATTAAAATAAGCCCGCGCCCCGCCTAAGGCGGATAAACTTGCGGGCTTTTTGTTTTCATGCTAAAATTCAAGGCATGACAGTACGGATGAGGCATACGTCCTCACACACAAAAAACAGGAGGAGCCACTACAAAGTACGGGTAATGAGCGCGGTAAAATGCGCCAAATGCGGAGTCGCGGCCCTGCCCCACAAAGTTTGCCAAAACTGCGGTTTTTATAAGGGCCGCGAAGTTGTTGACGTATTAAAAAAACTCACCAAAAAAGAAAGAAAAAACAAAGAAAAAGAACTGGCGGAATCAAAACCTGCGGAAGCATAAAAATTAAACAAAGAGGAAAGCGGGACAAAGCAACTTAACAATTCAACCACTTAACTACTCAACTACTTAACGAATTATGGCAAATAGACACCTTTCAAGATCTATCGCCGTGCAGTCGCTTTTTGAATTCGATTTTTTTGGCGGTGTTACGAAAAAAGCAGCGGACGCGTCAAAGAAAAAAGAACTGGAAGCCATATTGGAACGCACGATTGAAGAATTTGGTCCGGGACTGGACGACGGAAGCTTTGCCAAAAAACTTGCTTTTGGAGTTATTACCAATCAAAAAGAGATCGACGATATTATCGAAAAAGCGGCGCCGGAATGGCCGATACCGCAGATCGCGCCCGTTGACCGCAATGTCTTGCGCGTTGGCCTATATGAGTTGCTATATGGGGAGAGAAAAGAGGTTCCTCCGAAAGTAGCAATAAACGAATCGATTGAACTCGCAAAAAGCTTCGGCGGCGATTCGTCCGGCAAATTCGTGAACGGAGTCTTGGGAACGGTTTACCGCGAACTGGGGGAGCCTGGGAAAGATGATAAGGGTAAAAAAGAATACGATAATATCGACAAATTGCCGAAAGAAGAATTGGTGGGGGCGGTTGTCGCGCGGCGCGACGGCAAGAGCAAAGAAATATTTTTGGCGCTCGTGCACGATGTTTTTGGCTTCTGGACATTTACCAAGGGCCATTTGGAAAAAGGGGAGGATATTGAGGACGGGGCCAAGCGCAAGATAAAAGAGGAGCTTGGCGTTAAAAAAATAAAAATCAGTAAAAAAATAGGCGAAAACGAGTATATTGCCTCCGACCCCAAAACAGGACCGACAAGGCGCCATGTTAGCTTTTTTTTAGCTGAAACTTCAGATGTGGCGCTGAAACTAGATAGCTCCGGAGGCTTGGACGATGCGCGATGGTTTGATTTTGAAGAAGTCTATGAGCTTAAAATGTATCCCGACATAAAACATATTTTGGAGACAGCTATAGAAGAACTAAAAAAATAACATGACGGACCTATCCCAATTCGAAAAAACTCTCGGAGTTGAATTTAAAGATAAAAATTTATTAAAGACAGCGCTTACGCACAGGTCTTATTTGAATGAGAATCCTCCTATGTCGCCTCCGCCGGCCGGCGGAGGACGCGGTGGAGGAGCCGAGCACAATGAACGGTTGGAATTTTTGGGAGACGCGGTGCTGGAATTAGTGGTAACCGAACATCTTTATAAAATATTTCCTGATAAGCCGGAGGGCGACTTGACTAGCCTCCGCGCGTCGCTGGTCAATGCAACGATGCTCGGGAATATAGCCGGCGACTTAGGCTATAATAAATTTTTACTCTTGTCCCGCGGAGAAGCGAAGGATGTGGGGAGAGCACGGCAATATATTTTGGCCAATGCATTTGAATCGGTAACCGGGGCTATTTACCTCGACCGCGGATATGAGGAAGTCGCTAAATTCATCGGACATGTATTATTTCCGAAAATAAATGAAATAGTCGAGCAGAAGCTCTACCGCGATGCAAAAAGCCTTTTTCAGGAAGAGGCGCAGGAGCGCGAAAGCGTTACTCCGACTTACAGCGTTATCAAGGAGTGGGGGCCTGACCACGACAAGCATTTTATCGTAGGCGTATATCTAAAAAAAGAACTTGTCGCGGAAGGCGAAGGGCCTTCCAAACAGGAAGCGCAACAACAGGCCGCCGAGATGGCGCTCAAACAAAAAGGGTGGGGATAAAAAAACCTCTGCTTGCATAGAGGTTTTTAAAATTACTTCAGCGGTTTGATGTTGTTCAGCCTGGTGAATTCGGCGAACATGTCTTCATCGGCTGTGAGTTCGGGCATTTTGATATTTGGCTCTTTTCTGAGCATATTGCATGGTTCGAATGAACGTTCAAGGTGCTTCAGCGGCTCAATATACTTTTCCATACCGTATTCGTTTATAAGCTTGCGGAGAAGCATCATCAGCCCGTGCGCGTGTTTGCTGTAAAAAGTTTTGGGATTGAGCGAAAGTATCGGTAATATTTCCGGCCGCTCGGCTTCTTCGGGAGTGCCTTCCTCGTTTAATCTGAATTCCGCGATATCTTTTATCCAGAAGAAATAGACCGCGTGCTCGATCGTCTGCTCCTGTGGATTTTTTCTGTCGAACTGATAGAACATGGCCAAGCGCTCAAAGAGCGGATCGCAAATGCGCGTTTTACCGTCGGAAAAGAACATTTGATTTCCGTCCTTATCCAGGCGCGGACGGGTAACTACGAGCCCGGTTTCCTCGACGAATTCGCGGGCGAGCGCATAGTCGGAATGATGTTCCTTTGTTTCACCATAAGCGGAATCTGCTTTGATGAGCTTTCGCATCTTGTCGCTGCTGTAAAAAGTTTTTACTTTTTTGTATTCTTCGAGGTCGTAATTTTCTATCTTACCCCAAGGGATGCCATAACCGTCTTTTTTTGGGGCGTGGAAGAACCTGTCGTAAAATCCGCTTATCCATTCGCCGTGCGTTTCTGGAAAAACTAATTTTTGCACCCAGGCCGGTATATGCCTGTCAGTTAATATCCTCCCCAACTGTCCTTCTTTTTCCGCTTCCTGGCAGCGCATCGCCCGCAGAAGAAAATCCCGATGGCTTGGCACTTGTTGCCTGATATATTTGCGCTGCATACTGTTCCAAACATCCAAAACGCCGCCGGTTATCCATGTCCGTACGTAGTGGGTTCTTTTATTGTTCCAGACGCTTATAAGATTTGCATCTTTTTCAAGGAGCTCTTGAGTAACTTTTGCTTCGCGCTTGTCTGCAGAGCGCTTGAGTCCTTCTTTAATAAGTTCATCGCTCAACGGCGGCAAATAAATGCCCCCTACAGATTCTGATGCTATCATAAAATCCTCCTGCTTGTATTTCAGCAATATTCAAGGCGTCTGTCGAGATTGACAAAATTGTAAAAAGTGTCTTTATTTGGCGGGCATATAGATATATATCCGAGCTTTTTTTATTTCTCCGATTTTGCTATAGTTTTACTTATCTTATGCTTCTTAAGCGCTTAGAAGTTAACGGTTTTAAGTCATTTGCCAAATCGGCGGCTTTGGAGTTCCCGACGCGGATAACGGCGATCGTCGGCCCAAACGGCTCGGGCAAATCCAACGTGGCTGATGCCATTCGCTGGGTTTTGGGCGAGCAATCGATTAAAAGCCTAAGAGGCAAAAAAGGCGAGGACTTGATCTTTGGCGGAACGCCGCAGGTCGCAAAAATGGGCAAAGCATCAGTATCTTTGGTTTTTGATAACCGAAAAAAAATATTTCCGCTCGAATTTGATGAAGTAATTATTTCACGGAAGATCTACCGCGACGGCGTTAACGATTATATTTTAAACGATTCCCAGGTGCGCTTGAAGGATGTCATTGAATTGCTTTCGAAAGTCGGATTGGGCGCTTCCCAGCACCATATTATCGCGCAAGGAGATGCCGACCGGACACTCTACGCCTCGCCAAAGGAAAGGAAATCCATGGTTGAGGAAGCGCTTGGCTTAAAAATTTTTGAACTCAAAAAACACGAGGCTGAAAGAAAATTGGATAGCACGGCTGATAATATCAAACAGGTTGAATCATTGCGCCGCGAGATCCAGCCGCATCTTAAATATCTTTCCCAGCAGGCGGAAAAAATGAAAAACGCATCAGAGGTAAGGGCGCAGCTGGAGAACCTGACGAGCGAATACGTAGCACGGGAGTTAAAAACTTTGTCTGGAAAAGAATCAGAGATCAAAAAAGAAAAAGATCCGCTGGTTTCCGAATTGAAACGCATGGAAGAAACCATAAAATCCGCCGAGAATATTCTGAAGAACGCCGAAGAAAATTCGAACGCCGCAAGTTTTTTCGGCGAACTCAAAAAATTGGACGAGGCGCTGGACGCGCTTTCAAAAAAAAGAAGAGCATTGGAAAGGGAGGCAGGGAGGCTCGAAGCGGAAACGGAAAAGGGTTTCGGCATTCTTTCAAAGGATTTGGCGCTCCCGAAAGAAAAAGTCAGATCGGTTCTTCTCGAGCTTGCCAGGGATCTCGAATCCGTGTCCAGTGGGGGAAACATGGAAGCGGTAAGGAACACCATTTTCTCGACAATTCAGAAGATCTATACATTTTTGGAATCAATCAATGACGATGGCGGAGGGCAAATATCGCCGGTTTCGCCGAAAGGAGAGGCAAAAGAAAATCTGCAAAAGTGCAAAAATGCCATTGCCGAAATTGAGAGCGAGGAGAAAAAACTTTTGTCAAAGAAAAAAGAGCTGGAAAAGTCGTATTCTTCGCAGGCGGATAAAGTCGCGAAAGAAGGCTCTCTTTACCGGCAAAAGACCGAGGAGGCGGCTAGAGTGCGGGACAAACTGCGGGACATAAATTCCGAAGAAGACCGCTTTCTTATTATTAAAAAAGAATTCGAGCTCGAGTTCGGACCGTGGATAGCAAAGATAAAACCCGAAGGAAGCATGCTCCTCGGCGAGGAAAGGAATCAATTAAGAAAAAAAATAGAGCGGTTAAGGATACGGCTCGAGGAAGCGGGAGGCGTGGATGAGAGCGTGGTGCGCGAATATGAAGAGACCCAAAAGCGCGATGAATTTTTGGTACATGAATTGGAAGACCTGAAAAAAGCGTCCGAGAGTCTGGGGTCTGTTTTTGAGGATCTTGAAAAGAGGATAGAGAAAGATTTTGAGCTTGGTCTTTCAAAAATAAACAAACTTTTTGGCGAATTTTTCTATGAGATCTTCGGAGGCGGAAAAGCGGAAATAAAATTATTGAAACCGCAAAAAATCAAAAAACTAAAAGACGATCTTGAAGATGAAGGATGGGAAGGCGAAGAAGTTGAGGAGGAAGAAGGGCTGGATATTTTCGTGGATATACCGAGAAAGCGCATAAAATCGCTTAACATGCTCTCCGGCGGCGAACGGGCGCTGACATCTATCGCTTTGCTTTTTGCGATGTCTACGGTTAACCCGCCGCCATTTTTAGTTTTAGACGAAACTGACGCAGCTTTGGATGAGGCAAATTCCAACCGCTACAGCAATATGCTCGTGGAGCTCGGGAAAAAGACCCAGCTTATAGTCGTTACCCACAACCGCGAAACCATGAAAGCGGCGGATGTCCTTTACGGCGTCACCATGGGCAACGACGGCGTCTCAAAATTACTTTCAATAAAATTCGAAGAGGCAGAGGATGTTTTAGCGAAGAAAAAATAAAAAGGCAGCGTAAGCTGCCAAATTACATTATGCTCCAATGGAGGTTCAGTGGTTTTCTGAACTTTTCTATTACGAAACTTGCGAGTACAGAAACCGGAAAATCTCCACCTTCGCCAAGAGTTTCCACATGGTCATACTTGTGATAATAAGCCGCGCTCCACAATACATTTCCGTCTTGAGTTTTTGCGTCTAGCCCCACATTTTCCGAGATATACCAACGCCCCGGCGCTTCCATACTTTTGCTCAATGTCAAAATGTTTTCTTTATGGATCGCGCTAAATACAATTATTTTTTAAGCCTAAAATTAACACAGTAACAACCCTCCTATCTAAAACCAAACCAACATACCAATAAATTGCTTGCAAGAACTATTGCTATAGTTATATATCCCTAATTCGAACGAATTAGCCGGAATACAATTGAGGTTTGGTAAAGAAAAAATAAAAAGCCTTAATGAGGCTTTTGAAGTTTGGCTATTTCTTTTTTTGCCAAGCGCACTCCACATTTACCGCAATAGTGGGCATATTGGTTTTCGAATCTTTCGTCGATAGCGCCCCAATCCTTAAAATGACTCATGGTTCTGCGATATGCTTTTAAAGTATCCGCTCCGAAACAAGTTACCACTAGGCAACCTATATTGAAAGAAACTGAAAGAGCTATAAGTATCAGTAAAAGAAAAAGCGTAGATTCATTCGTAGATTCATTTTCAATGAACATTTTATGATATGGAAGATATGTAATGGCGAAATAAAAACACGGAATCATGAGATAGCCGGTTAAAGTGAATTTATTCGCATATACGCATTTCAAATAAGTTTTCATAGCCATGCCTCTCCTTTTCCTATAAAACAAAATAGCACCTTTGGCGCTATTTTGTCAAGTAAGGTGGTAATATTTTTTGCCTTATCTAGTTTTCTCCGGCAATTTGTAGAAATCAGGGTCAATGGTGCGGTCAAAGCAGATGTGACCGGCCAGGTGTTCCCAGTTTTGGGCGATACCGCTGTCAATGCCGTATGGTTTTGCTGGCATTGGAGCGTAGCGCGAAGTTTGGTCTGGTAGACTCGGCAGAGCAAAATTCGCGCAGAGCGTAAAGCTCGAAGCTCCGGTAACCTTGTATTCATATGATTGGCCGGTTTCAGGGTCTTTAGGCGGGATGAACGCGTCGATATCGTTTTTCAGGTCATCCAAAAAGATCGGCAATTTATTTTCTTTATACTGCCAGTAGTAAACTACCTGCGATTGTATTTCCTGAAGGTTCCGGACGCGCATGTCGTCAAATTGGCGGAGACGCGCCTCTTGCGGTGAACCTGCGACGAAAAATCCTCCAATCACGGCCAAGGCCACGAGAGCGGAGACAGCATAGGCGAAAATTTTGTAAGGAACGGAATTTTTCAGGTCCATCAGATAATATTTGAATATTATCGCCGCGACCAAAAACACGGCAAGAATCTTGTACAAGAATCTTGCGGTAAGTTCGCCCTGCAGGAAACTATAAATTAAAGCCACGAGGTCGCCGATGATCAGCAACGCCGTTGCAAAAAGCGTAAAGTAAAGAAGCCATTTTCTTATTTTTATCTCCCTTTTTTGCTGTTCCATTTTGTATTCTTTGTTCAAAAACCAACTTGCCCATACATAAACAGGGTAGATCACAAAAAGCAAGGCAATTGACCAGCGCATCGAGGCGTAAGCCGATTGCAATGAATAATATTGGTCAACAGCTTTATCCGGCAGATAGACGTTTATATATTGAAATAACAGAGCAATAAAGCTCCCCGCACTGACATAAAGCGCGATAATGGCCAAAAGGTGCAAAAAGACATCTTTTGGCCCGGTTTTTATTTGTGTGTTTTCCATAGCTTGAATTTTAACATAAATTCACAAATTAACATATATATCTTCAATTCGCGCGAATCATAGAGTGCATACACCAAGTTGAAAAATAAAATCAAAATGTTAAAATAATTGGCATATCGTAGCCGTAGTTGGGGGATCGTCTAGCGGTAGGACACGTCCCTTTGGAGGACGGTACCTTGGTTCGAATCCAAGTCCCCCAGCCAAAAAATAGAATCGCCGTTTTCGCCAAAATGCGGAGCGTCGCAAAGCGTCGCGACGGGGGTTTATGATGAGTACGTCATTCAAAACTTCGTTTTGCGAGCCAATCGGGAAGTGAATAATTATCAATATTTTTTGTATTCCGTTTTGCGGAATGAACCCCCAGCTCGCGGAGCGAGCGGTTTCGGTTTCGTTCAGAAATGACTGGCAAATCCTCGCCAAATTCAATGCCGAGCGGCGAAGCCGCGAGGCAACCTTTCCGATTCATACAACTTGGCTGGGAGACTTGGATTCGAACCAAGGTTACGCGGTTCAGAGCCGCGTGTCCTACCGCTAGACGATCTCCCAAAGATGTTTATTTTATAGCACTTTTCCCGGGAAATTGCTATAATAATCCTAACCAAGATTTACTGGGTGCCGAGGCTCGTGGATATAATTATTGGGTTAGTATAATAAAATGGGAATTTTTAATAATTCAAATAAAATAAAGGTATTATTCGTGACTACGGAAGAATTTCCGTTCGCGAAAGTCGGTGGATTGGGCGAGGTTATGTTCTCACTGCCACGCGCTCTTTCGCGCGCCGGATGCGACGCGCGGGTGTTTATGCCAAAATACGGAAGCATCAAAAAAGAATTGCTGGAGATGGCAAAATATGTTTATGAAGGACTCACGGTGCCGACCGACCCGGAGCGCGCGACGAAAGACCTTGTCTGTAATGTTTTAAAGTTGGAGGCGGCAGGCGATCCCCACAGCCCCGTAACCACATATTTTTTGGAAAATCAGGAATATTACGAGCTGCGTTCCAATGTTTACGGCTATAAGGACGACAATTTAAGGTTCGCCCTGCTTTCGCGCGGATGTTTGGAGTTTTTAAATTCGACCGATGATTGGCTGCCGGACATTATCGTTGCTACCGATTGGATGACGGGCTATCTTCCAAATTATTTAAAAACCGATTACAAGGATTATGTCCATCTAAAAAACATCGCCATAGTTTTTTCCATACATAATATTTTTTCGCAGGGTCCATCTCGGCGGCACAGGTTCATCCCGCAGACCGAATTGGATGATGGGCATGGGAGTATACCGAACCTCTTTTCGGAGCGCATGCCGCATATCAACGCAATGAGGCGCGGAATTATGCATTCGGATTTGGTAAACACAGTGTCTCCGACATACGCGAAAGAAATAATGACCCATGAATTCGGCGAAGGCCTGGACGCGTTGCTCGCGGAAAAAATGGATAAGTTTGTCGGCATACTGAACGGAATGGATTATGAAACAATGAACCCGGAAAAAGACACTAATCTGGCAAAGAATTATAACCTGAATTCTATTGGAAAACGTTCCGGGAACAAAATAGATTTACAAAAACGCTTCGGTCTGCCGGAAAACGAAAACGCGTTTGTGGTGGGAATGGTTTCCAGGCTGGACAGACAGAAAGGATTGATACTTCTCGAACCAATTATTGGCGATTTTTTGAAGGCCACCAATTCGCAAATGATAATAGTAGGAACCGGCGATAGCCAAATAATGGATTTTCTTCATAGCGCACAAAATAAATATCCCGATAATATGCGCGCGCACCTGCTCTATGATCCTATCCTGCCGCATATTATTTACGGAGGAGCGGATGTCGTTTTAATTCCTTCCAAATTTGAACCCTGCGGACTTACACAAATGGAAGCAATGAGATACGGCGCGGTGCCGATTGCCAGGAAAACAGGAGGGCTCGCGGACACAATAGAAGATTTTAATCCGACCAACGAAACAGGCACAGGATTCCTTTTTGACGAATTTGATTCTATGCAGCTTTTGATATCTCTTATACGGGCGTTTGTTAACTGGAAACACAAAAAAAGCTGGGCGGAATTGCAAAAACGCGCGATGTCCGTGGATTTTTCTTGGGACCATTCGGCCAAAGAATACATTGTGCTTTTTGAGCGTGTTCTAAAAATGAAAAAAGATAAAGATATAAATGGCAACAAACTTCCCATACCAACCCTTCCTTCCTGATAAAAATCTTAAAAATGGGTCGAGCAATATTTATCCACAGTGTCGTCTCTTGAGGTTAAATAAAGATATGCGTTCGTGATAAGCTTTTTAGGCGGGCCATTAGCATAGTGGCAGTGCATCCGGTTTGCATCCGGAAGGCGGGAGTTCGATTCTCCCATGGTCCAAAAATTATGTTAAAATAAATTTATGCTCGATATTAAGTTCATCCGGGGGAATGCGGATTTAATCAAAGAGGCGGCAAAGAAAAAACATTTCAATTGCGACATTGACCGGTTATTAGCCATAGATGAAAAGAGAAGGGCGCTTATCGCGGAGAGCGATGAGATGAGGAGGGTCCATAAAGAAGCGTCCGAACTAACTGCCATGCTTCAAGGAAAGGAGCGGGAAGGCCATGTTTTGAAAGTCAAAGGAGATAAAGACAAACTTTCACACAAAGAATTCGAGTTGCGTACGGTGGAAGGGGAATTCGATGAGTTAATGTTATCTGTTCCGAATGTCCCCGACCCTTCCGTTCCGGAAGGGAATTCGGATACTGAAAATCAGGAGTTGCGAACTTGGGGAAAGATAAAAGTTGAGCACGGGAAAAATTATATGAATCTAATGCAAGCGCACGACATGCTGGACACCGAGCGCGGAAGTAAAGTTTCTGGATTTCGCGGCTATTTTTTAAAAAATGACGGGGCGCTTCTTTCGATGGCGCTCTGGAATTTAACGATGGAGCATCTTGTAAAAAAGGGGTTCCGGCCGTTTATGGCGCCGGCGCTCGTCAGGCGCGAAAATTTAGTAGGCACGGGCTGGTTCGGAGGGCCAAATAATCCTACGGAAGAAGATGTTTACAAAACGCAAGACGATATATATCTTTCGGGGACGGCGGAAGTTTCAATGATGGGTTATCATCGCGATGAAATAATGAACATGGATGAATTTCCAAAACTTTACGCGGCATTCTCGCCGTGCTATAGGCGCGAAGCCGGGAGCTATGGCAAAGACACGAAAGGCATTTTCCGCGTGCACGAATTTTTCAAAGTTGAGCAGGTAATTTTATGCAAAGCCGACCATCAGGAATCAGTAAGGTGGCACGAGGAGCTCACGAAAAATTCCGAAGAGATAATGCAGATGCTGGAAATTCCGTATCGTGTTGTTCTAAATTGCGGGGGAGACCTCGGCTTGGGGCAGGTAAAAAAATACGATATTGAAGGCTGGCTCCCATCAGAAAATAAATACCGGGAAACGCATTCAGCTTCCTATTTTCATGATTTTCAGACAAGGCGCTTAAATATCAAATACCGCGACGGGGACAACCTAAAATTCGCACACTCGTTGAACAACACGGCGATGGCAACGCCGAGAATCCTTTGTATGTTTCTGGAAAACCACCAAAACCCCGACAGCTCGATTAACATCCCAAAAGCTTTACAAAAATTTTTCGAGAAAGAGAAGATAGGGTAACAAAATCCCTCGCTATGAGGGATTTTTAAAATTGAATTGGATATTAAGTCCGAAAAGTTTTAATGATACCGCTTTAATGTATTTTTTTGTGAAATCGGGTTCTTCGAAGCCGGCTACGCGCATTGGTCCTTCGAGCAAATGTTCGTCGATTTTTCCTTTCGAAACCAGCGCGTCAATCAATATTATCAATAATTCTTTTTGGTGCGACGCAAGAATTATATCATTTTCATTCACCTCAACCCATATAAGAAGCGTTAATGCTAATACAGCAAGCTGTAAATGTGCAGCAATTTCCGCAAACGCTTTGTCCTTGAAAGCCGACATCATGACTCCGTTAATAAAATTCTTCGGCAAATTCAGCCCCAAAATACTCAATGAAAACCATTCGTGTTTAAACTCCAAAATTTCCAACCACGAAATAATATGAATGTACTCTTTCTGCGAATTCCGGCACGCTTCAATATTTTTTTCTTCGAGTGCCCGATAATGCATTGCGATTTCTTGAAGCTCTTCTATAACGGATTCCGGTGTGTCTAGGATCTTATAGCCTCGAAACTTTGCATAGTCCCTAAAACTCATTTGTCCGCTGATTTCTTTCTCGAAATTAGCACATAGGTTAAAATGAGTCTATGGACATTAACCGGCACTATCGAAAACGAAAGAGGGCAGTTTTTTTGAAAAAGCTCGGCTTGTCGGCGGGGATTTTCTTCGCTCTGGCGCTTATGTTGTGGGGCTTCTTTTGGATGCCTTATTTCAGGATAACAAATATCGTGGCGGACGATTATGTCGTGGGCTCGGAGCTTGAGCAAACCATTTCGCCCTACATGGTTTCGGTAAACAAGTTCTGGCTTCCGCAAAATAATTATTTTTTGTTCGATCCTGAAAAGGTCGTCAGTCTGATAAAAGATAAAGAAATAGGCATAGCCATTGCCGAAAAAAAATTTCCGAAAACGCTTGAGGTCAGGTTTCCGGAGGCGGAGCCATGGCTTATTTATTGCTTGCACGAATCTGCGGCGGAGGCGGGCCATGCGGACAAATGTTATTACGTATCAGCTTTAGGGATTTTAATCGACAGCGCCCCGCGCTTTTCAGAAAATCCACTCCCGCGGATAATTACGGAGAGCGGAGATAAAAAAATAGGGGATAGCGTATTATCGGATGACGAGATCTTATTTTTAAAAACCGCCATCTCGGAATTCAAAAGAATCGGAATAACAATAAAAGAAATCGTAATCGCAAAAGATATTCGATTCTCAACAAAAGAAAACTGGTATCTTCTTATCGATAAAGACGCGGATGTAAAAAAGACCTTTGCCGATTTTAAATTATTGCTTGAACAAAAAATAAAAGATGACCGCACAGACCTCATCTATATCGACATGCGTTTTCCCGACAAAGCGTTTTACAAGCTACGATGAACATGCGAATTTGAAGCGGTGGTTATGCACAGATAGTTGTCGGTATTTTCTAGACAAAGCAGTCCACTTTAGTTAAAATTAAAATAATGCACATGAAGCGTTACTATTCTGTTTTCATCGGCGGCTTGATCCTTTTGCCTCTTTTCTCTTTAGCTCAAACTCAAGCGCCGGTTAGTGACGAAATGCCGATAGTTCCGGAAGGCCCAAGCTGTTTTGATTACTATAAATTCCAATCCATAACCATAGATCTTCATACCGAAAAGCAGGCGTATAAAGCAGGAGAAGGAGCAATGCTGATTGGCTCTCTCACCAACAAAAATACATATCCTGTTGTCGGAGGCTCCTTAATACTTCGCATAAGCAAATTTGGCCCTCGCTCCCAAGTCGGCAACGACATAACAGACGAATGGACAGCCAAAGAAAACATCAATTTGATTGCTGGAGAAAAAATGCTGGTTTCTTTTAATTACCAGCTTCCATCCGGCCTCCCAACGGGCACCTATACTCTTACTTCTTTTTTCTTAACGCAAGACAAATTCAATCTCGCCGGCCTTTCTTTCACGGATGATATATATGGAAGCTATGCAACATTCACCGTGGAAGGCAAAAGCGAAAAATCTATCAAATTTGACAGAACCGGAGTTAAAATCAACAGCGAACCTTATCGCATCTTCGGGTTTCTTCCTAAATTTTATCCTGCCGACACTAAATCTGTTTCAATGTCTGTTCCGTTAAAAAACGATACCGCAGAGTTGCTTAACGCCGCAGTATCTTACGAATTCTACGTCTGGGACGGCGTTGCTAAAGAAAACCTCCTAAAATCCTGGAATGAGAAAGTCTCTATACCAAAAAACTCTTCAAAAGCTCTTTCGTTTAATCTGGAACTATCCGACCGCCCCGTTTATTACATAAAGATAAAAGCTATCGTCGGAGACCAGAAATCAGAAATCCATATCAGATTTGTTAAAGAAGGCTTCCGTCCCAGACTCAACTATGTCGGTATTGCCAAATTTCCGCTGGAGAAAGACGATAAAGCCACTTTATTCGCTTGTTACCACAACACCACCGGAAGCGAATCATCCGGCAAGCTCAATCTCTCTCTCAAGGACCAAAAAGGCAAAGAACTTGCCCAAACAAGCTACAACGGCAAGATGACAGGCGACATAGAGGTTCTTACAAAAGAAATATCAGGGCTTAATCTGGAAAATCTCATTCTCTCCGCCCAGCTTTTTGACGACAAAGGAAGCAAGGTTGACGAAGTGAATATTCCTTACGACTGTTCCAAGTTCTCACAATCTCTTTGCAAAAAACCCGCGGAAACAAGAATAAACTGGCCAATGCTAGGCGCGGGCGCGGTCATTGTCCTCGTCGCTTTATATTTTCTCCGCAGACATTTTAATAATAAAGGCGAGCCGCAGGTTTAAAGGCAAAATAAATATGCAAACTTTCCAAGAACATCATCATAAATTGTTAACAGTCCTGCTTCTTCTCGGCACTCTTTTAATTCTCGGTTCTTTCTCTTCCGAATCTCCGAAGCCCGCGATTGCGGCTTCAACGCCGGGAGAGCAGAGTGTGAGCAGGACAAGTCCACAAATACTTGATCATTATTTTGCGCTGCGTGGTAGTAGATATGTTGAAATGACTAGGATACTTACCGTAATTTCTACCGGTGATGTTAGAAAAGACGGCTTACTTACAACGAGCGGTACTGTTTTACAAACAGGAGACCAAATTACTCTTGATATTACTGATAATGCTAGTTATTTTTCATCTGGTCAAGCGTCGGATTCGCCTCCATCGTCATGGGTAAGCGGGATGCCATCTCCTGCAGACGCCAATGCATTATGTGATAATGGTGATTTTTTTTATTTCGTTAGTGGTATTGGTTTATGCGGCATGATAGCGAGCGATGCCCGTAAGCCGGATATTTCAACAGGCGGATTATCGTGCAATCCATTGATATTGGAAAATGTTGCAAAAGGAGTCAGAACTTTTTCTACTGTTTGTATAGTAACTACTACTGGGTCTGTCGCAACGCTTCAAGCTAATTTAAGTCAGGTTAATTATTATAGATATCTTCCGGTTTCACCAACTTTTCCTAATAGGTATACCTATGTCCTAAATGGAATAACGTTCATTAGGAATATTCCAGTGCCAATGTGGGTTGATACTTCTTTTGGTCCATCTGATCTTGTGGGTCCTCTAAGCCCCCTCCCTCCCGCCACCCTCTCTTGGACCTTTGATGTAGCTTCTGTCGCTTTACCCCCTCTTCCCACTTTAACTTTCTGGGCGGACAATACATCTCTTACCCAAGGCCAAAGCACGAATCTCAATTGGACGGTTGCCAATGCGGATAGCTGTACGGCTTCTGGCGGATGGTCAGGATCAAAAGATTCCGCGACAGGCGCTCATTTGCAATCAGTAACTCCTCCAGTCACCACAACTTACAATCTCCAATGCTCCGGTCCAGGAGGAATTACTACTTTGCGCGAGGTGACTATAGATGTAATTTCGGCTTGCGTCGCGAATATGGGCCAACCATGCGTTTCCTCTCCAAACGCTTGCGCCATGACAAACAACGGAACCACCCAGTGTAACGGTTCTTGCTCAGCGACTACTCCGTCCAATTCTCTTTGCACGTCAATCTGCGCCTCCGGCGACATCCGCCCTTGCACCACAAGTCAGAGTTGTGCCGGAACGGAAACTTGCGATGCGACTGGCAATTGGGATGGAATTTGTAATGATGTTCCTGCGGACGGCTGTCCTGCCGAATGTTCTGACGGAATAGATAACGATTGTGACGGTTTTTGCGACAAAAGCGGATGTATTCCTCCTGCAGGATTTTGCAACGCCGGAATTCCGTTGCCTGCTGACCCCTCCTGCGCCCAATCTGTCGATATCACCGAGTATGCGCAATGTAATGACTTAAACTCATATCCGGGAGGCACGCCAAAAGATAACGACGGAGACATCGACGCGAATATTAACGACAAGGGCTGTCATTCGGACGGCAACCCGAATAATCCGGGTTCCTACGACCCGAACGACAACGACGAAAGCAATACGATTTTCAGGGAAGTATTCATGCCGTTTGAGAATTTATTAGCCATGTTGCGGGGAATTTTTTAGTATGGTAGAATATCCGCAGAAGTTTGGAGGAAGAAAAAATGGCGGGAAAATGGGAATCGATTGGGAGGCCGGGGTACTTGGGAAAACATCGTGATAACAAGCATTTTTTATGGAACCAACTCTATGGAGAAGGCAATTGGCGGCTTGCGTGGAATGTCGGAGAGCGGTTTGTTGATAAGGCCGGCGCATATGTTCTTTATGAAGAGGCCTATTTCCAGTTTTTCGCTAAGAACATGAATTATGCCTACTGGCTGGTAAAAGACGCCGGCGAAATTTATGATGACGAAGTTTCAAATGTGGATTCGGGGTTTGATTATGGGAAGCAGGAAACCACAAGAACGCACCTTCAAGATATCGCCATTCGCAGATGCCTGCTCCGGCTTGGAATGTGGTTTGAAGGGACGGAACTTGTCCGCATCCGACAGGAAGAAGGCACAAATCCGCTTTCTGTCATACTGTCTCCGGGCAGAGTTCCATTTCACAAGCCGGAGCTAATCGTGTGCCTAGAAACAGTGTCTTGGTGGTATAAGGGTACGATTGAGAGCTGGTATCAAAATAATAAATATTTGCAGGCCAAAACTTAAGCACCGCGCTTAGGTTTTTTTTCATTCTCAGACCGTTATTTTGCCTTGGCTGAGAAAAAAAGATAAACTGATTGGATGGATGTTAATTTCGACAAAGACGGATTTTTTTATTGCGTGAAAGCGGTGTTTCTGATCGTGGCTGTTTTTTTTGTTGCCAAATTTGCTTCAGGCGAATACGCTGAATTCGCCGAGGGTTCCGTAGCGGCTGGCGTGCCTGCTTATGCCGCGGTGGAAAGATCGCTTGCCGCCGAGCCTCAAGAGCCCGAATACCAGGAATTGGCGAAGACTGATGGAATATTCGCGAACGGTGAGGAGGTTTTGATTAAAAGCCGCGAGCTTGCGGAAGCTGGAGAGGAATTTATTTACATCGATCTCGATTCTATGAAGCTCACAGTATATAAAGGAAAGGAAGCGATTAAGGCATTTCCGGTGATGGCAAAGGGGAGGCCTGGCAGTTTCTTTGAGACGCCGTCGGGTTTTTATAAGATAAATTACAAGGAGACGAAGCATTTTTCTTCAATCGGTAAGGTCTGGATGCCGTATTCCATGCACATTTTCGGCAATTATTTCATCCATGGCTGGCCTTATTATCCCAACGGAAAACCAGTGGAAGCTGCGTTTTCCGGCGGATGTATCAGACTCTCAAAAGCCGACTCAAAAGAACTTTTTTTGCTGACAAAAGAAGGCATGCCTGTGCTTATATACGATAAGAATGTCAGCGAGCCTGTATTTACAGAAAACTCCTATTTTAGAAAAGTATTGTCCGCGAAAAATTTAAAACCCCTGGCAATCTCGGCCGGCGCCGCTTTGGCTGCCGATTTTGAGACGGGGCAGATACTTTTTTCCAAAGATCCGACTACCGTTTTTCCGATGGCATCGGTGACAAAATTGATGACGGCGCTGGTTGCTTCCGAAAGTTTTCATACAAAGATTTTCAGGGTTGATAAAAAAGCGCTCGAGACCTATGGTGATTCGGCGGGGCTTGTTGAGGGCGAGCTATTCGGCTCCGAGGAGCTTTTGTATCCATTGCTCCTTACTTCAAGTAACGATGCGGCGGCGCTCTATCAGGAACAGAGCTGGAATTTTATAAGGTCGATGAACCAAAAGGCATCGGCGGTAGGGATGCGAAATACTTATTATGAGGACGCGAGCGGGCTCGATCCGCGCAATGCTTCCACGCCAGAAGATCTTTTTAAACTTTTTCAATACATATATAACAACAAAAAGCCGGTATTTGATATTTTGAGTTTGAAAGAATATAAGCTCACTTCCAAAAACAAAAAAAAGGCGCATGTCTGGAAAAACATCAATTGGCCGAAAGAAGATGGCAGGTTTGTTTCTGGAAAATCAGGATATACTGATGAAGCCATGCAAGCAATGGCCGGAGTTTATAAAGTGAAGCTTTCCGAAGGCGAAGAGCGAAATATCGCGATAATAGTTCTCCGCTCCGCCGACCGCGAAAAAGACATTGATAAGATAATAAAAAATCTTGAAGAGAACATTTTTTATGGAA